>Red_p2__coassemble_483_pt1 | contig 24607 bp, 28 predicted proteins | sample Red_p2__metabat2_high_PE_028 | metagenome-assembled genome bin Red_p2 | reverse complement strand
CAGGAGCAAGCCGCTGTGGAGATCGTCGGGCGGGAAAAAGAGCCGCCGGACAACGACAGCTCGCCCGACGATCTCCACAGCGGCTTGCTCCTGGGGGCATATGTAACAGGGGGGATAGGCCGGATTAAAGGGGGCCAGCATCAGCCATTCCCCCACCCACTGCACCCGGCGGAGAAGGATCTCCCCGTCCAGGCGCACGGCAGCGATCTGGCCGCTGTCCACGTGGTCACAGGCTGCAAAAAACACCACGTCCCCATCCAGGATCTTGGGGGCCATGCTGTCCCCGGTCATTTCCATGCAGAAATTACAGCCTTGCTCAAGTGCTGCCAGCGCCTGTGTGCGCTCGGTCATACGGCTGCGCCCCCTTCCTGCAAACGGGACAGGGCGCTGAACATCTCTGCCTTGCCGGGGCTGTCATACCTGGACAGGCGACCGGAGCGGATCAGGGAGACCGCTTGCGCCACTCGCTTGGGCACGTTTTCGCCACGGGGGATAAAGAGTGCTCCTGTGTGGTGCAGGGAAAAAAGCATCAGATGCCGGAAGCCGGGGCTTTGCACGACCAACAGGTCAACCCCGTTGCGGTGGATGCGCTGGGCGTTTGCAGCAGCTTGGCGGATGCACTTCTTGCGGTTCTTGCGGTTCATACGGCTGCGCCCCCTTCCAGCAGCTGCGCCACGCTCCGGCCCGCTTTCCGGGCGGCAGCGTCCAGGGCGGCCAGCTTCCAGAGCAGCGCTGTATCTACCTGCGCCGTCAGGTGATCCCCCTTGTGGACGGCAGCCACGGCAAAGCCCTGCCGGGCGTACTGGCTGCAGATCCAGCTTTGCGGCGACTGGCCCAGGCGTTCCAGGGCAGACACCCGGCCCCCGTCCAGGATCACGGATTCCCGGCGGATGGGGCGGGGCTTTGCGTCCCGCTGGTCGATGTATTCCACCTCAAAGGCGTACAGGTTGACACGCTTTTCAATCTTCATCTTGTAAAATCCTCTCTGTTCGCTCTCTGTTCACTGCGGCGGGAAGGTGTTCGGCTGCGTCAGAACGTGCCCGGTTGCCAACTGCTGCATAGCGGCGTTATATCCCATGTTGAAAGACGTTTCGGAACAATCCCCGATGATGGATTCCAGAATCTGCGAAAGGGTTTCATTCTGATCTGCGGTAAGGTGCGGACGGATGAACAATGAAAGCCGCTCGCACTGTTCTTCAACGTCCTTCTTCATCTTTTCTTCGTACTGCTTGGCCTCGCTCTGAAGCCGGAAAGACTCTTGCAAATAGTCCACGTTTCAAACCTCCGTTTTCGTTGTTCGCTCGTTGTTCAAGGGCTGTTTTCTCTTGCTTCGCTCTCGCTTCGGTGGTCGATTCTCTCGACTTCCTCACGAGTTCAGGCCCTTTGAAAATTTCCCCGTGTGTAAATCGGCGCTGGACAGCGAGGAGTCGCCGCCGGGCAGGGAAGGGGGGGACTCCCCCACCCATGCACAGCTGCGAGCAAGCGGCTTGCGCCTGCTTACCGCCGCTTTGCCGCCGGTAGCCATCAGGACGGCAGCAGACCGGGCAGCGCATCCGGGACGCTTTCCCCCTCCGGGGGAAGATCTGCTGCAGCCCGTGCAGCCGCTGTACCAAAGCCGATTCCCTCGCTATACGCAACGCCCATAGCCGCAGAGGTGGCATCAGCGGCAAGGTGGCAAAGGTCGGAAACAACGTCCTGGGGCACGCCAAAGGCTGCGGCGGTGGCTTCCAAGCGGTTCTCAAAGGCGTTTGCTGCCTTCACAAAGGCTTCGTCATGCGCAATATCATAGTGATGCTCAAGGACTGCATCCGCAAGGCTGCCATTCGGGGAAATAATGAGTTTATCCATGATTTAACGTCCTTTCAGTTGTTGACAAAAGATTGCAGATAAAATAAAATAGAGACAGCAAGGGGCTTGCGTAAGGGCAACTTGCTTCAAAGCGTTAGCGGTTCAGAGTGCGATCCTGAGCCGCTTTTTTGTATGCTTCCAAGCGGGCGGTCTGCCTGGGAGGAGTCTATACAGAGCCTTCAATTCTGTGTAGAACCATAATCCCCTCGGTCGGATGCTCCCGGCTGAACGCTGCCCGCAAGCTCTGCCTTGCGTTTGCGTGTGCGGAAAACCGTGTACAGCGGGCGCAGGCGGCGTTTTGTGCCTGGGTAAGGGTAGAGCCTACCGGGACGCAAAAGCCGTCTGTCACGCTTCTAGCACACTTTTCCGCTGCCTCTCTTGCCGCCTGGACGAACGAACCGCCCCGGCGGCTTTTTTGCGTTTGCTCTCTGTTCGCTCTCTGTTCGGTCAGGGGTGCATATACGGCAGCAGCATATGATAGATCATGCGCAGAGCGTGCAGCGGGATGGCCGGGCCGTGCTCCAATGCGATTTTGATACAAGCGATATACTCCGCCGGGGTGGCCTCGTAGTGGTAGGGATTCCGGCGGCGGGTGCGTTCCTGCTTTTTCATGTTTTTCCCTTTCTCCCGTTAGGGGACAACTTCCAAAAAGCGCTGATGTTCTTTGTCAAAGGCCAGGGAAAGCGCTCCTACCCGGCCCTCTTTGTTTTTGGCAAGGATGGCCTGGTACTGCTCCCCATCGTCTGACAGCAGCAAAATAGCGTCTGCGTCCTGTTCCAGCTGGCCGGATTCTTTCAGATCGGCGGTGCTGGGGGCGGCGTGGGCAGCGTTGCGGTTCAGCTGGGCCAGGGCGATCACCAGCAGCCCGGCGGTCTGGGCCAGCTCATGCAGGGCAATGGAAATACCGGTAATCTGCTGGTATCGGTCTTTTGCTTTGCCCCCGACCAGCAGCTGCAAATAGTCGATGATGACCACTTGCGCCTGCATCCGCTGGGCTTGTGCCTTGATCCAGGCCACGCCCTTGCCGGAGGCAGAGCGGATAAACAAGGGCAGAGCGTGCAGCCGGGCCAGGCCGTCCAGCTCATCCAGGGGGATTTGCTTGGCCTTTACGGCCGCCAGGGGCACGGCAAGCCGGTTGGCAATGATGCGGGTGGTCAGGGTGTCCGGGTCGGTCTCCAGGCTGAAATAGCACACTCGCAGCCCTTGCCCGGCCATTTCGCAGGCGATTTGCAGCGAAAGCGCCGTTTTGCCTGCGCTTGGGCGGCCGCCGATGATGAACAGATTGCCGGGGGAAAGATGCAAATAGCGGTCAAGCGGCCGGAGTCCGGTAGCAAGATACCGGGGCTTCTCCCCAAGGTGGCAAATATAACCCTCTACCAGTGCCCCAATGGGCTTAAAGTCCTTTTCTGCCTGGTCAAGGGTCAGGGCCTCGCCCATCTGGCTGTACAGCTCTGGCAGGTCGGCAAAGGTGGTGGCAGTGCTGCCCGCTTGCAGGGCCAGGCTCTGGAACCGGGTCAGGGCGGCTTGCTCCTGCACAAGGCGTGTCCAACTCTCCACCCGCTCCCGGTTGATTGCGATACACTCCCCCTCACACGCCTGGGCACATTCCTGGATGCTGGCCCGCTGCTCCGGGTAACGAGTGCAGGCTTCCACAGCGTCCAGCGTCCCCCGGCTCTCCCACAGGCCGGACAGCGCTGCAAACACTGGTTGCAGATCCGCCGGGAAATAGTCCGGCCGGAGTTCCGGCAGGGCATAGGGGGCAAGCTGCGGCTTGATCAGCAGCGCACCAAGCAAAACTTTGTGCAGGTTCACGGCAGCACCTCCCATTCCGGTGCGGGCAGGGCGGGCTTCTGTTTTGCCTGCTGGTGGCTGGCCCGGCGGGCTTCCACATCGCCCAGGGTGCGTACGCCGTCCGCCTGCCAGGCTTTCAGGACGGTTTGTATGTACCGCCAGCTGCGGTGGCCGTTCTCGGCCGCCTCGTCCATTGCCTTACAGATCATAGCCGCCGGGTAGACCTTGCGCCAGCGCTGCAGCTCATCCAGGGCCGAACGGGGGAAAGTGCCGATCACCTCTTGGAAGTGCTGCACGATCTCGGCAAGGTTTGGATCAGTGCGGGGGGCTGCTGCTGCGGGTGCGCTATTTAATACTGCTTCAGCAGTATTATCATGTTCATATACATGAACATATAAGTTATCTTTGTTATCGTCTGCATAACAGTCATAACAAATGTTATCTTTGTTATTTTTGTTAGCTTTTTTCTTGCCGCTCCAACGCTTTTTCATGCCAGCCTTTCCGGCGTTGCTGCGGGCTTCGGCTGTCTTTTCGTACTTCTGCTGGTTTTTCTCGTCAAATGCCTTGACGGCTTTCCACATCATCCGCAAAGAACGATCTGCAAAATCAGGTTCAACGCCGGTTTCGACATAGGCCGCATATGCACGGACGAACTTGCCAAACTCCTCATCAGTCAGCTCGTCCATGGTGTGGACGTGTTCTAAGAGCATAATAAAACTCTCTCTCTTTCCTGTTGTCATGGGTTCACGCTCTCTTTCTCAGGTTCAAACGCTTCACGCCCCCTTCTGCCGCCGGGGGCCGTCCTCAAAGAAGAAAGCGCCGATCTGGTCAAGGGGGATGTTCAGCACCTCGCACAGGGCCTGTACCTCGTTGATGTTGAACGGCACACGGCCCGTCATGCGGGTGGTCAGGGTACTGGGGGCAAGTCCGGCCATGCGGGCGGCCTCCTGCTGGGTGATATCCATTTCCGCCAGGCGAACCCGCAGGCGGTGGAATTTGCGGTAAGACACGGTCAACCCTCCTTTTCGGTGTGGATGTTCTCCAGGATCTCGTTCTTGATGCGGCGCAGCTGCTCCACAGCCTGGCCCAGGGTCTGCACCTCCCCGGCGGCGATGCGCTCCCGCAGGGCGATTTCTGCGGTGCAGGACACGGCAGAAGCCAGGGTAGTGTAATATCTCACATTGTCCAGTAAAACCCGTTTGCCGTCCCTTTGCCGGGCTGTGCCAACGGTATAGCTGTACCTGTCTGCGCTCATGTAGTAGTCGCCAATCAGATGAACCATGGTTTTACTCCTCCTCCTGGATGATCTCGGTCACGTCCACGCCCAGGGCGGCGGCAATTTTAACAGCCGTCATAGGGGAACAAGAACCCCGGCGCTTGATGATCGAAAGGTTTTGGCGATTCATGCCGGCCTTTTCGGCCAGCTGCCCCAGGGTCAAGCCCTGGAGCGCTGCCATTATGGCAAGATTGTTTTTGAGTTTCATGTTATGCCTTATGCTCCTTTCACATTCGATTTGAACGGGTTTGAAACCATTATATACATTCGTGTAGAATGTGTCAATAGTTTTTTGTACATTCGTCTTGAATGTAAACTTTGAATATGGTATAGTGGGACTGATCGGGGGTGATGGATTGACGATAGGTGAAAACATCAAAAAATACCGCAAAGCAAAAGGCTTTACGCAAAAAGAGCTTGCGGAAAGCGTTGGGGTTGCTGCAATTACGATTCAGCAGTATGAGAGAAACGTCCGAGAGCCCAAAATGGATACAGTCGTGCGGCTTGCCCAAGCCCTGGGCATTTCCGTGGCTGATCTCTATGGCAGCTGCATCACGGACTTTGTGGAGCGCAGCGCACAAGAAAGAACCACCGAAGCCCAGAAAGAGCGGCAGACCGCCTTGCACAAGATCGACCGTATTTTAGGCCAGATGAACGCAAAGGGGATCAAGGTGGCGGTGGAACGGGTAGAAGAACTATCCCATGTGCCAGAGTATCAAAAACGGAACCCCATCCAGGAGCAGCAAGCGGTTTACGATGCCCTGAACCCTCACAAAAACCCCGATGCAGCCGAGTACTGGAACGCCGTGGCAGCCCAGCAGGCCCTCCAGCAGCCCAGCCCCGCCCCGGCGGACGGGGAGACCCAGACCGACCCGGACAAGTGACCCCGCCGGGCGGGATAGCACACGAAGGATGCGAGGTGATACCATGGAGCAGCTATACAGCCAGCTGGCCGCACTGGCACGCCGGTACGGGGCAAAGCGGCTTGTATTGTACGGCTCCCGTGCCAGAGGGGACAACCGGCATAATAGTGACATTGATCTGGCTGTATATGGGATGCCGGAAGCAAACCGGGCAAACTTCTGGATGGACTGCGAGGAACTGCCCACCCTGCTGCAATTTGATATCGTTCATATCACAGACGGCATGAATCCGGTATTTCTGGCAAACATCAAAAAGGACGGTGTAGAACTGATGGACAAGCTGCATGAAAAATACGGTTACTTTACGGATGCGGTGGCCCGGCTGCAGGAAGCGCTGGACGATTATAGAAAAATGCCGTTGGATTCCATCCGGGACGGGGTGATCCAGCGGTTTGAGTTCTGCACCGAACTGGCATGGAAAACCATGCGGGAATATCTGCTCGACCAAGGGTATACAGAGCTCAACAGCCCCAAGGCCGTTATCAAGCAGGCGTTTGCGCTGGGCATGATCCAGGATCAGCAAGAATGGATAGAGCTGCTGAACGACCGCAACTTGACCTCCCATGTGTACGATGAAGCCACGGCAAGGACGATTTTTGAGCGCATCGAGAGCCAGCACCTTGCCTTGTTCAAGGCCGCATTGGCCTATATGCAGGATGTGTAAACGGGGAAACCTCGCCGCCGGGCACTCCTGAACCACAAGGGGAAGCCGGAGTTTGTTCACACGATAACGCACACGAAAGCCGTTGGCGCACTGTCATTTTGACGGCTGATAGTCTCCGATCGGGCCGAGATCAGAGCGCCGCCGGGGACAAAATGCACAGAAAAAAGGAAGGTGCAGCCAGATGGGGAAACGGACAAATACAGCCGTCTGGGAAGAAAAATACCAGCGCTGGCGCATTGCCGTGCAAAAGGACGGGGTACGCAAACAGTTTTACAGCAGCACCCCCGGCCGCACTGGCCAGCGGGAAGCCAACGCCAAAGCAGATGCCTGGCTGGAGGACGGCATAGCCGTAAAGGCAAGCCGGGTAGAGCAGGCGGGCAAGCTCTGGCTTGCATCTGTGGAGCTGACAACCTCCCACACCAACTACCGCCCCCGAGAAAGCCGCTGGCGTGTCTGGGTGCTGCCTGTCATTGGACAAAAGCGGGTCACGGCCCTGACGGATCAGGACTTGCAAAACGTAGTAGACCACGCCCAGGCCGGGGGACTGAGCCGCAAAACCTTGCAGTCATTGGCCGGAGACCTGACGGCCTTTTGTAAATACTGCCGTAAGGCAAAGCTGTCCACCTTTCGGCCGGAAGATGTTGTGATCCCCGCCGGGGCACGGCTCAAAGGCAAAAAGGTATTGCAGCCCGATGCCCTGGCAAAGCTGTTCCAAGTAGATACAACGCTGTATTACCGCAAGCGGATACAAGACCCGTATATCAACGCCTACCGCTTTCAGGTGCTCACCGGCCTGCGCCCGGGTGAGCTGCTGGGCTTGCGCTGGGCAGATATCCGAGGCAACACGGTGCAGGTGTCCCGCTCGATCAATATAGAGGGCACCGAGACCAAAGGCAAGAACCAAAACGCCGTGCGCTCCTTTGTGCTCACCGATCTGGCCAGGGCTGTGCTGGATCAGCAGCGCCAGCTTACAGGCAGCAAGGGCAGCGTGTTCCAGATCCAGACCGAACAGCACTATTACGACCGCTGGCGCATCTATTGCAAAACAAACGACATCCCGCCGGTGTCCGTGTATGAGCTGCGGCACACGTTCGTTAGTGTGGCTAAGACCCTGCCCGCCGGGGAAGTCAAGGACATCATAGGGCACAGCCAGAACATGGACACCTTCGGCCAGTACGGCCATGCCCTGACCGGGGATGCACAGCGGGCTGCTCAGGCGGTAAACGCTGCCTTTGCCCAGCTGCTGACCAAAGACCTGCCGGAGTGTGTTTAACACACTTTTTAACACACTTCCCGCCGTAACATCCTGAATCTCATTTGCGTACGCTGCTGCAAAATGACGCAACTGTGTAGGAATTGCGAGAGAAAAAGGGCGGTTCTAGGAATGTAAAAACGGCTGTGTTTGTTCGACCCCCACCACCGGCATAAAAACCCCCAGCCGCAAGGCTGGGGGTTTTTATGCCGGTGGTGGGGGTCGAACAGAGCGGCGGTGGAAACACCGCAAACAAAGCCCCAGTGGGGCTTTGTTTAGCTCGCGGGTGTCACCGTATGGGAAGCAGTATCGGGGCAGAAGCCGTGGACGGTTTAAGGTTTCCCCCAGCCGCAAGGCTGGGGGTTTTTTGCTGGTGGCGGGGGTCGAACAGAGCGGCGGTGAGCAGCACCGCACCAGCGCTACGGCGGTAGTCAACACCCATAATCCGCTGCTGAGCACAGAATATCGTGATGCAGCAAAGCACAAAGTACAGCTCCGTTTGGATCTGTGCGATCTGGAACACTTCCCCCCTTCGGGATACAGAGCTGGTGACCGTGATGTGCAATTTGCTGGATAATGCGATCCGTGCAGCAGAAGGGACCGAGGCTTTTCTGCGGATATGGTTTTACAGGGCCATGATAGATCCAGGGGAACAGAAGGCCCTTTGAAGCGGCAGCCGAGACAGGCTGCCGCTTTTTCAATATAAAAGGACCCGGGCGGAGAGCCTGGGTCCTTTTGTATTGAAAAACACCCCTGCCCCCAGCGAAAAGGCCGGGGGCAGGGGCAGGATAGAATGATAGGAGGAGTAAGGGAAGTGCGTTGAAGATTATTCCGGATCGGTGCTCAGAGTCTTGCCGGTGTAGTAAATGTTGGCATCCAGGTAGGTTGCCATACGGCCGGGTTTACGGGTATAGATGCCGGGCTGGATATCGCCGCGGATCACGTCCCGCACCAGGATCATCATGTGGCGCAGGTAGTCCACCGAGAAGGGCTCCAGGTTCTCCAGGTGGCCGGTGAGGAACTCATACTCCACATCCTTATTGCGCAGCAGGATCTCTGCCATAAAGTGCTCAATGGTGGGATAGAACTCATCAAAGGTCATCTTGAACAGGAACAGGTCGCCGGAGCCGATGGCGTCGCCGGTAAAGATGTAGTCCTTGTAGAAGAACACCACAGAACCAGGGGTATGGCCGGTGACATGGACCACTTCCAGCTCATCCTGGCCAATGCGCACCACATCGCCTGCGTTGACGTTCTGCAGGTGTATGGTCTCAGCCGTTAAACCGCCGAACTTCTCCATGGTGGAAAGCAGCCCCGCCTTGTCGTCCGGGTGGATGTAGGTGCGGCGCACCTTGCCGGAGGCTACCAGAGAGGGGATGCCCAGGATATGGTCGCCGTGGTTGTGGGTCAGCAGGATATCCAGTGCAGCGTCGGGGTTGGTCAGCACGTTGTTGCGGATGTAGGCATAGAGGTCGGCCTTGCCGCTGCCGCCCATGGCAGTGTCGATCACCAGAGCTTCGCTGCCGCGATCCATCACATACAGGGTGTCCATGCCAAAGTCCATGATGCGGGTGATGCCGTACTTCAGCTTGATCTGGCTGAACATCATGTTGGGGTCCAGGGCGCCATGCTGGGTGCGGGTCAGGCTCTGGGTAAACATCCAGTTGTACGGCGTACCGATGCTGAACACACGCTCCCACACCTTATGAGGCTCCGGCATGGAACCGGCGGTAAAGCCCTCGTACTTGATGCAGCCGCAGCCGTTGTCCTTCATGGTCTGGACGGCCTTTGCGGTCTCGCTTTCCGGCATGACGGGGTCGTCCTTGCAGTGATAGGCCCAGATGGGCTGATGCTTGATGGCGGCAAAAGCGCCGGGGGTGGCGTACCACTGGGCGGGCACCATGCCGCACATGGGGATAGCGGCCGCAAAGAAGTACGGATAGGTGAGGATCATGTGCCAAACGCCGGTGCCGCCCATGGACATACCTTCGATGTAGATGCGGTCGGGGTCAACAGCGTGGGAGGCAACGTAATCGTCGATCATCTTCTTGACGGCGGTCACGGTCTCCGGGTCGGTCCAGTTGTTGCCCGGGCACTGGGGAGCGATGACGAAGGTGGGGTTCTTTTTCAGCTGAGCGTCAGACATATAGAAGGTGGCGCCGTCGTTGGCCAGCAGCTGGGTGCCGTTGGGACCCTTGCCGTCCTCGCCGTGCAGGAACACCACCAGGGGCAGTTTGCCCCGCAGACCCAGCTGATAACGCTTGGGGTTGAAAGCACAGTACTCCAGGCTGCCGCTGCGGCCTGCCTGGAAGCGCTTGGCCAGCTCGTCCCGGCTTTGTGCAGCCACATTTACAACGGGCAGGCAGTTCTCATCTCCGTTGTCTGCAAAAGCGATGCTGCCAGTGCCCAGCACGCCTGCAACAGCTGCAATAGCAGCGGTGTTGCGAAGAAAATCTCTTCTGCTGAATTCCACGATACAATTCCTCCGTGTGTCCGTAAGAGGACACGATTCTTGCTCAGTTGCACCCAAGCTTTTTGGTGCGCTTTGCCCAAGATTAACACACAAAGTTCAAGTATACAAGACGAATTGATACAATTCGGAGAAACTGACATACTAGTATATCAAGAATTGTGCAAAATCACCCGGCAGAAATTCCACTAGTTGGCAGGAAAGCCAGCAAGTGAAAAACGGCTCAAAAACAACCGCTGCAGAATAACAAAAAAGCCTGCTGCAAAAAAGATTGCAGCAGGCGGGAACAGATATTTAAACCTCCGCGATGGCCTCGACCTCGCACAGGACGCCCTTGGGCAGATCCTTGACGGCTACGCAGCTGCGGGCAGGCTTGGAGACAAAGTAACCGGCGTAGACCTCGTTAAAGGCAGCAAAGTCTGCAATGTTGGCCAAAAAGCAGGTAGTCTTGACCACCTTGTCAAAGCCGGACCCTGCGGCGGTCAGGATGGCGCCCACGTTGCGGCAGCTCTGGTCTGCCTGGGCGGCGATGCCATCAGGGACAGCGCCGGTGGCCGGGTCTACCGGGATCTGCCCGGAGGTGTACACAAGCCCGCCGGTGACCACTGCCTGGGAGTAAGGACCAATGGCTCCGGGAGCGTTTTCGGTATGGATGATCTGCATGGTAAGTGCCTCCTTGGTGATAAATGTTAGGGATGTCCAAAGTGTACCACCATGGTCGGGGGGCTGTCAATGCAAAGGACAGGGGCGGCGGATGGAGCGGGACACCGGGGGAAACGGCCCCCTCACGTCTCCACTACGGGCAGCACCAGCACGGCCTTGGCGCCTTTGGGGCGGTTGCGGACAAAGAGCGCCCGCCCGCCGTGGGCGGAGAGGATCTGTTCCACAACGTGCAGACCCAGAATATGCGGGGCGCCTTCCTGCTCCGGACAGGACAGAGCCCGCAGCACGGAGGGGGGATACCCAACGCCGTTGTCTGCCAAAATGATCCGCAGTTTGCCGCTGTCCATCTCGGCGGTTATCTGCATCTCCACCGGGTCAGGGTTGTGCCGGGAGGCGTTGTTCAGCAGATTTTCCAGCGCCCGGGCCAGCAATGCGGGGTCGGCATCCAGCACTGCCTGTTCCGCTGCATCGGTCTGGACCAGACTCACGGTGCAGTTGTCGGCTAGGGGCGTATCATAAAAATCTGCCACAGCGCGGCGCAGCAGCGGCCCGGCGGTCAGCTTTTGGCGGCGCAGGGGCTGGGCGCCGTATTGCAGCTTGCTGGTCAGGTTCAGGTCGTCGATCAGCGAGCGGATGCGCTGGCTTTGGGTGCGGATACCCGCAGCCTTGCGCCGGGCCGCATCCGGCAGGGCAGAGTCCTGCTCCAGCTGTTCGGCCCAGCCCAGGATCAGAGAGAGCGGGGTGCGGATGTCGTGGCTGACACCGGCGATCCAGTTGGTGCGGGCGGAATCCCGCTGAGCGATGATCTCGTTGCGGGTCTGCAGCTGGGCGCTGGTCTGGTTCAGCTTCTGCGCCAGCTCCCCAGCCATGCCGGTCACCGGCAGGGTCACGGTCTGCCCCTGTGCCAGAGCGTCCAACCCTTGTGCCACCTGCTGCAAACTGCGGCTGCCCCGCCAGCTGAAGGCCAGACAAAATGCCAGGATCAGCACGACCAGCCCGATCCCTGCGGGCAGGATGCTGGAGATAAGCCCGTGGACGATATCGGTGTCTATGTAAAAGTTGCGTTTCCACAGGGTGCCAGGCGCCTGCCCGATCACGAACAGGCCGTATTCCTCTACCCAGCACAGCACCGGCCATTGGTCCAGGTACCAGCGGCTGAAAGCGGCTGTTTCCGATACGGTGTAGGGGTGGTCCAGCTCTGGGGGCAGCTGATAACGCCAGATCACCTGACCGTCGTCATCCAGGACCATGGCCCAGGCGTACCCCTGCATCCATTGTTCCGGAGTGTGGGCAGGGCCAAAGTCCAACTGACCGTCCTTTTGTACCATGGCGGCGGCGATCTCGCTGGAAGTATGGGGCTGGGCCTGGTACTGGACGGTGTACCTCCAGCCCAGCCAACCCAGCAGCCCGGCACCCAGCCCCGCCAGCAGCAGGACCAGGACGGCAATGGCCAGTACGTAGCGGCGGATCAGCCGCCCGAATGTCTTCATACCGTACCCTCCCGGGTCAGCTTGTAGCCAATGCCCCGCACGGTGACCAGATGCTGCGGCTTGCTGGGGTCATCCTCCAGCTTTTCCCGCAGGTGGCGCATATGGGCCAGCAGACTGTTTTTGTAACCAAAATAATCCACGCCCCATACCGCCTCGCACAAGGCATCGTAGGTGACAAGATGGCCCCGGTTCTCCACCAGCTTTTGCAGCAGTGCTCGCTCGGTGGCGGTCAGGGGGACCGGCGGGCCTTGGGGCGGCAGGATCTGGGCATCGGCCAGAGAGACCCGGCGGCAGCCGATCTGCAGGACGGGGGATGCGGCATTGCTGGACAATTCAGCCCGGTAGGCGCGCTGTAAAATGTGCTGGATGCGCAGCAGCAGCTCCTGCATCAAAAAGGGCTTGGTCAGGTAGTCGTCTGCACCCAGCCCCAGCCCGAACAGACGGTCGGCATCGGCATCACGGGCAGAGAGGAACAGCGCGGGAACATCGCCCTGGGAGTGCAGCTCCTGGAACAGCACAAAGCCATCCCCGTCCGGCAGGTTGATGTCCAGAACCATCAGCTCTGGGGTCTGTGCGGCAAAGGCCGCCTTTGCTTCGGCACAGTTGGAGGCGGTGGCCAGATTCTGGTAGCCTGCCCCTCGGAGATGATCGCACAGCAGGGTGATAAGGTCTGGGTTGTCATCTACCAATAATAAATGCGCATCGTAGATCGTCTGCATGGAGGGTACCTCACATTTCAGGGTGTTGATTTTCAGGAGGGAGGGGGTGGCTTTTTTACGGGGGTTTGTTCCTTTTTTCGAGAAAAAAGGAACCGAAAAAAGCTTTTCACACAGCTGGCGAGTCTTCGCCAGCCAATTTTTTTTGCATAGGGCAGGCTTCGCACCTTCTGCCAGGGACGTAACGGGCTGTGACGGGTGGGTTTCCGGGAACCCTCTCAGTCAACGCCTGACGGCGTTGCCAGCTCCCCCGATAGGGGGAGCCTTTGGCAAGGGCGGGAGGTTTACTGCTTACAGGTTAGCTTCTTCATGCCGTTGACCTGTAAGCATAGGACTTGCCCTCTTTGCCAAGGGCTCGCCCTTCGGGAGAGCTGTCGCCGTAGGCGACTGAGAGGGTTTGCTGCCGGTGCGAGCCGCCTAAAAGAAAACCCGCAAACTTCCCGCCCTTGCCAAACCCGTGCGCAGCACTCCCAATCGGAGCAGGGGCAAAATCGGAAAAGCGTCTGTGCCAAAGGCACACCGCCCGATTTTGTCCCGGCGACCTCCGCTTTGGGGTCACTAGGGGCGAGCAGCCCCTAGTTCGTTGCGGGGAGAGGGGAGTCCAGAGGGTGAGAGGGGGGAGTCGAAACACCCCTCTCACCCTCTGGCCCAGCGGAGCGTCCCGCTTATAGCGTGATTTTTAGAAGATGCAAAAAGTAAGATCGCAGAACGTTTTCTTCTTGCTAAAGCTCCTCACAGCCCAGCTGTGCCCTTTTGTAACTTCATTATACCACCTTCCCCGCTCTAGGGGCTATCCATTCCTGGTGGATTTAAGCGGAATTTAAGCTGGACCCCCACCTGGATTTAAGCTCGGGGGTGTATCATGGGCTCAGCAAAACAGTAAAGGAGCGATGATCCCCTATGTGCAGCACAGCGCTTGCCATTGAGACGAGAAAATTGTATAAGACCTACGGCCCCCGCAAAGTGGTGGATGGGCTGAGCCTTCATGTGCCCAAGGGCTGTGTGTATGGCTTTATCGGCCCTAACGGGGCGGGCAAATCCACCACGATGAAAATGCTGCTGGGACTGGTGCGCCCCACCAGCGGCATGGTGCAGCTGCTGGGCCAGACCCTCACCCAGGACAACCGCATCGAGCTGCTGGGGCATACCGGCAGCTTGATCGAGTCCCCCTCCGGCTATGCCCACCTGACAGGCCAGGAGAATCTGGCCATCCTGGCAGACCTCAAAGGAGTGCCCCGAAAGGACATTGGCCGGGTGCTGGAGGTGGTGCAGCTCACCGCCGACCGGGATCGCAAGGTGGGCGGCTACTCCCTGGGCATGAAACAGCGGCTGGGCATCGCAATGGCCCTGCTGGGCAGCCCGGAGCTGCTGATCCTGGACGAGCCCACCAACGGCCTGGACCCGGCTGGCATCCAGGAGATGCGGGCGCTGATCGCCCAGCTGCCGGAGCGCACTGGGGCCACGGTGCTGCTGTCCAGCCACCTGCTGGGAGAGATGGAGCAGATGGCCACCCAGGTGGGCATCCTGGACCATGGACGGCTTTTGTTTGAAGGCCCCCTTGCCCAGCTGCAGCAGCACAGCCGGGGCGGGTGCCGGCTGCGGACCCTCTGGCCGGAAAAAGCCTTCCCAGTCCTGGAGAGCCGGGGCCTGCCCGCCCGCCTGGATGCGGAAGGGCGGATGGAGCTGCCCCCCTTGCCGGAGGAAGCGCTGGCCGATCTGGTGCAGGCGCTGGCCGAGGCGGGGGCCGGGGTGGTGGAGCTGCATACCCGCACCAAGACCCTGGAGGAGATCTTCCTCACCCTGACCCAGTCCGAAAGCTGAACACCTGCATCTGAAAGGAGCGTTTTCCATGCACGATCTTTTTCGGGCCTTGTGGGCCGAGCTGCAAAAAAGCCGCCGCCGCCGGGATGGGCTGGTCTGCCTGTTGGCAGTGGCCCTGATCTGGGTGTGGGCGGGCCAGCGCCCAGAGGACCCCGCCCAGGCCGCCGATGCATACAGCCGCCTGCTGTTTGTGCTGCCCTTGGTCCATGCTGTGGTCATGCCGGTGTCCGCTGCGGTGCTGGCCAGCCGTCTGTGGGACTGTGAGACCCGGGCCGACAGCTTCAAGCTGCTGTACACGCTGCAAAGCCGCCGAAGCTTATTTGCGGCCAAATCCCTGCTGGGGCTGGGGGAGCTTGCCCTGATCACGGGGGTGGAGGTTGCCCTGATCCCGGCAGCGGGCCGGGTCTTAGGCTTTGCCCAAAAGCTGGACGGCGCACAGCTGGTCTGGCTGCTGCTCTGTACCGGGGCGGTCAACTGTTTGTTGTTCTTTGCGGCATCCGTCCTGCTGGTATTATCACACGGGCCGATGCTGACCCTTTGCGCTGGGATGGCGGCCTCCCTGACCGGGATCTTCACCGCCTATATGCCGCAGTCGGTGAGCTATCTGGTGCCCTGGGGCTACTTTATGCCCCTGAGCAGCATCCGTATGGAGTGGGACCGGCAGACCCGAATCAGCACCTATTTCAGCCGGGGCTTTGACCTGCCGCTGCTGGCCTGGACCCTGCTGCTGGCTGTGGGGCTGGCGGCAGCCTGCTGGCAGATCGTGCGAGAAAAGGAGGTATGAACCATGTTGCTGCGCTGCATCCGGGCGGAGAGCCGCAAGCTCCACGCCTCGCCCGTTTGGCTGATGTTTCTGCTGCTGCCGACCCTGTCGGCAGGGTATGGGACCTTCAATTATCTGCAAAACCTGGATATCTTGTCCGAGGGCTGGTATAGCTTGTGGACACAGCACACACTTTTTTACTCGCTGTTGTTTTTTCCGGCGCTGGTGGCTGTGTATGCGGCCTACCTCTGGCGGCTGGAACACCTGGGGCACAACTGGAACCTGCTGATGACCGCCCCTGTGCCGCGGTTCGGGGTGTTCTTTGCCAAGTTCGCGGCGGTGGTCCAGCTGGTGCTGCTGACCCAAGGGCTGACCTTTCTGCTCTACCTGCTGTGCGGCAAGGTCTTTGCCCACCTGGAGGGCTGGCCCCCGGTGGAGACCTTCTGGTTTTTGATGCGGGGGGTGCTGGGGGGACTGCCGGTGGCGGCGGCCCAGCTGCTGCTGTCCATGCTGGTGCGGGGCTTTGCCGCACCGGTGCTCTGGGCGCTGATGGGAGGCGTTGCCGGGATGCTGGCGGCCAGCCGGGGGCTGGGGCTGTGGTGGCCCTATGCCCTGATGCAGCTGGGCATGAACTCCAACCGCAGCGAGGATCTGCTCTCTGGCAGTATGGGCAGTTTTGTGCTGGCCAGCCTGGTCTGGCTTCTGGCGTTTTTGACGGCGGCGGCCTGTCTGCTGGAAAAACGGGATGTCAAGGCTTGAAAATCGAAACAGAAGCGTTACGCCCACGTCACGGAATGGACACGAAATCTTGTTATTTTATAAAAAGGAAGGTAGAATATACTTGGAATACACAGTTCATAACAGAGGATATGCAGCACGGACGCCTTGCTCAGAAGTGTGGCCGGTGCAGAGAAGGGAGGCGCAGAGGATGCATAAGGCGGGACGTTGGCTGCGGCGGGCCGTGGCGGTGCTGCTGGCAGCGGTACTGGCTGCAGTGCTGCTGGCAGGGGGCTGGTTTGGCTTGCAAGGCTGGCAGATGTACCGCCGGGCGATCCAGACGACGCCGATCCAGGGGATGTATCAGCAGATCCAGCAGCGGGGCGATTTTGTAGGCTGCGGGCAGCTTCCGCCCTTGTATCTGCAGGCGGTGATCTCGGTGGAGGACCGCCGGTTTGAAAGCCACCCCGGTATCGATCTGGTGGCCATTGGCCGGGCGTTGGTGACCAATCTCCGCACCCGAAGTCTGGCCGAAGGCGGCAGCACCATCACCCAGCAGCTGGCCAAAAATGAGCTGTTTACACAAGAAAAACAGCTGACCCGCAAGGCAGCAGAGGTGTTTGCGGCGTTTGCGCTGGAGCGCACCTATACAAAGCAGCAGATCCTGGAGATGTATGTCAACACGATCTATTTTGGCAGCGGCTACTATGGCATCCATGACGCGGCGCAAGGATATTTTGGCTGTGAGCCCAGCCAGCTGGCGGACTGGCAGGCGGTGATGCTGGCGGGGCTGCCTAATGCACCTTCGGCCTATTCGCCGGATAAAAGCCCGCAGCTGGCGCTGGAGCGCACGCGGGCGGTGCTGCGCCGCATGGCCGACCATGGGACCATTACCCTGGACCGGGCTGCAGAGCTGGCACAGCAGGCAGAAAATGAATATGGCAGATAAGGGGCAAGCTCCCCTGAAATGCGTTTTTGACCGGCTGGTGCGGATGCGCCTGCCGGTCTTTGCGTGGTGCAGATCTTACCGTTTCTGGAAAAAGGCCGGAACGGGGCAGCAGGGAGATAAGCCTGTTTTATGCGGCAGAGAACAGCGGACAGCGGGCAAGGCAGGCGGGCGCTGGACTGCGGCGTGTTCCCAGTGTACAGAGCATGAAGTGAAAAAGATTTTCATTTTGTCGAAAAGCCGGTGCAGGGGTTGAAAAATGAAAGTATACAACAAGCACAAAAGTGCGACCATTGCAGGGCGGCAAATTGCATAATCTGCACGATGGTTGCACACTTATGCAGAATTGTCTTGGATTACAAAAAGAGGAAGCATAAGCCTGGGGAATGTTATGAAAAACTGACAAAATACTGCCTTTATTATTGTTGAATTGTTCTATTGCGGACAATTTTTAACATGGTTATAATAAAACCAGACCTTACAGGTGCGGCCTTATGCGCACCTGAGGCGTTTGTTGTGATATGTATGAAGGAGAACACTATTATGAAAATGATTTCGCGTCGTGACTTCCTGAAAGCTTCCGCTGTGGTCGGCGCCGCTGCTGCAATGACTGCCTGTGGTGGTTCTTCCAGCTCCACCGCTGCTTCTTCCGTGGCATCTTCTGCCGCTGCCAGCTCCGCCGCTGCTTCTGGTTCTGCTAACATCGGCGTGTGCATTTACCAGTTCGCTGATAACTTCATGACCCTGTACCGCACCGACCTGGAGGAGTACCTGACCGATATGGGCTACTCCGTTACCATCGTGGACGGCAAGAACGACCAGAACACCCAGACCGAGCAGATCAACACCTTCCTGCAGCAGGGTGTCAACGTCCTGGTCATCAACCCTGTGCAGACCACCTCTGCTCAGACCATCGTGGATACCGTGTCTCCTACCGGCACCCCCATCGTCTTCATCAACCGCGAGCCTGAGAAGGCTGTGCTGGACAGCTACGCTGGCAAGTGCTGCTACGTTGGTGCAGACGCACGTCAGTCCGGTACCTACCAGGGCGAGCTGATCCTGGAGACCGAGACCAAGGGCGATATCAACGGCGACGGCAAGGTTACTTACATTATGTGCAAGGGCGACCCCGAGAACATCGACGCTCAGTACCGCACCGAGTACTCCATCAAGGCTCTGACCGATGCCGGCATGGAAGTGGAGTGCCTGTACGAGTACCTGGATAACTGGGATCAGACTATGGCACAGCAGGACGTTGCAAACGCCCTGGCACAGTACGGCGACAAGATCGAGGTCGTCTTCTGCAACAACGATGCTATGGCTCTGGGCGCTCTGCAGTCCCTGCAGCAGGCTGGCCGCACCGTGGGCAAGGATGTCTACCTGGTGGGCGTCGATGCTCTGGCTGAGGCTGTGCAGAACGTTGTGGACGGCAACATGACCGGTACCGTGCTGAACGACGACGTTGGCCAGGCTACCGCAGCTGCAGATGCTACCAAGCTGTATGTGGATGGCAAGGATGTCGAGCAGTACTACTGGGTCGACTACGTCAAGGTCACCAAGGAGAATGCCGCTGAGTACCTGAAGGAAGAGGAAAAGGCGGAATAACCGCTTTTTACCCTTTCGCAAGTGGATTGTGCAGTTGATCCATAGGGCTTCGTAAAAAGCTTTCGGGCGCGTGCGTGCGAGAAAACTGCTTTCTCGGCGCACGCGCTTTATGCTGACTGCACATCTCCACCGCGGCACTATCAATAAAAAGGAGGCTCTGCGGAACAATGTCTGAATACCGTCTGGTAATGAAAGGCGTGGTCAAGACTTTCCCCGGCGTAAAAGCGCTGGACCACGCACAACTGGAGCTTCGTCCCGGCAAGGTCATGGCCCTGATGGGCGAAAACGGCGCCGGCAAGTCCACCTTGATGAAATGCATGTTTGGTATTTACAAGATGGATGAGGGCGAGATCGAATACGAGGGCGAAAAGGTCAACATCCCCACCCCGCTGGACGCGCTGAAGCGCGGCATTGCGATGGTGCACCAGGAGCTGCAGCCTATTCCGGCCCGTACTGTGGCCGAGAATATCTGGCTGGGCCGCTACCCCACCAAAAAGTATGGCCCTGTTACGGTGGTGGACCATGCAAAAATGTACGATGATACGTATGCTCTGCTGAAAAAGCTGAAGCTGGATATCAACCCCCGGGCAAAGCTGGGCAGCCTGAGCATCGCACAGATGCAGATGGTGGAGATCGCAAAGGCGGTCTCGGCCAACTGTAAGGTGCTGATCCTGGACGAGCCCACCTCCTCCCTGACGGCGAACGAGGTCGAGTCGTTGTTCCGCATCATGCGGGAGCTGAAGGAACAGGGCGTTGCACTGGTGTACATCAGCCACAAGATGGACGAGATCAAGGTCATTGCGGATGAAGTGACCATCATGCGTGACGGTCAGTACATTGGCAAGTGGGATGTGGCCAATATGTCCAAGGAGGACATCATTTCCAAGATGGTGGGCCGTGAGCTGTCCAACCTGTATCCCCCGCTGGAGAACACCCCCTCCGATGAAGTGATGATGAAGGTGGAGAACTTCACCTCCATCCATCCCCGCTCCTTCCGCCACTGCAGCTTTGAGCTGCACAAGGGCGAGATCCTGGGCGTGGCCGGCCTGGTGGGCGCACAGCGCACCGAGCTGATGGAAGGCATCTTTGGTCTGCGTGCCCACACAGAGGGCAAGGTGTGGATCAAGGGCGAAGAGGTCAAGATCAAGCGCCCCGGCGACGCCATCAAAAAGAGCGTGGCTCTGCTGACCGAGGACCGCCGTGCTACCGGTATCCTGGGCGTGCTGAGCGTTGCGGACAACATCTCCATTGCATCGCTGGATCAGCTGCGCAAGGGCCCCATCATGCTGGACAACAAGCGCATCCTGGATCTGGTGCAGTCCAACAAAGAGAAGATGGCCATTAAGGTGCCCAGCCCCAAGACCCAGATCAAGAGCCTGTCCGGCGGCAACCAGCAGAAGGTGCTGATCGCCCGCTGGCTGGCCAACAACCCGGACGTGCTGATCCTGGACGAGCCCACCCGCGGCATCGACGTTGGTGCAAAGTACGAGATCTACTGCATCATTGCCGACCTGGCCAAGCAGGGCAAGAGCATCATTATGATCTCTTCTGAAATGAGCGAGATCATTGGTATGTCCAACCGGGTCATGGTCATGTGTGACGGCCGGATCACCGGCTTTATCGACGGCAAGGACGCCACCCAGGAGAATATCATGGCCCTGGCCACCCAGTTTGAGACCGCGCCCGAGGCGGCAGCGGCGAATCAGTAAATAAGGAGGCTGTCTAATCGTGGAAGCTACCAAAAAATTGAACGCCAGAGCGGTGAAGAAATGGATGGGGGACAACGCCATCGTTGTGCTGATGCTGATCGTATCCCTGGTCGTGGGCATCATCCACCCCAACTTCTTTGCACCCACTAATATCATCAACCTGCTCAAGAACGTTTCCATCCGTTACATCATCGCCCTGGGTATCTCCGGCTGCTTGATCACCACCGGCAACGACCTGTCTGCTGGCCGTGTGGCAGGCTTCGCTGCCTGTCTGGCCTGTATCTTTGCCCAGACCGAAGGCGCTGCTGGCAAGTTCTACGCCAATCTGCCCACCCTGCCCACCCCGGTGGTCTTCCTGCTGGTCATCGCCATCTGCGCAGTCGTTGGTCTGTGCAACGGCCTGGTGGTCTCTTACCTGAAGGTGCAGCCCTTTATTGCTACGCTGGGTATGCAGCAGGTGGTGTACGGTATCTGCCTGGTGTACACCGGCGGTACCCCCATCGGCTCCCTGAACAAGGGCTTTACCTCTCTGGCCATTGACACCTTCCTGGGCATCCCCGTGCTGATCTGGATCGCCCTGATCGTGGCTCTGTGCTTCTGGTTCCTGTACAACAAGACCCGTCACGGCAAGTACATGTACGCCATCGGCGGCAACGAAGCTGCTGCTGAGGTGGCCGGTGTCAACGTTACCGCTACCAAGATCCGCATCTACATCCTGGCTTCCTGCATGTTTGGTCTGGCAGGCTGCCTGATGGCTGCTAAGTCCGGCGGCGCTTCGGTCAACACCGCTATGGGTTATGAGCTGGACGCTATCGCAGCCTGCACCATCGGCGGCGTTTCCACCACCGGCGGCGTGGGCACTGTGCCCGGCATTCTGGTGGGCGTGGGCGTCTTTGAGCTGATGAAGGTCGCCCTGCAGTTCATGAACGTCAACTCCTCTTACACCTACATCGTCCAGGGCTTGGTCATCATCGTGGCTGTGGCCATTGATATCCGCAAGTATCTGGCAAAGAAGTGATCCTTCGCTGATCAAAACCAAGAGCCGCTCCGTTTGGAGCGGCTCTTTTTATAAGCAAACCGGCTGCATCAGAGCTTCTCCGATGCAGCCGGTTTCTGCTTTTTTCAGCCCCCGAACAGGCCAAAGAAACTGATATGGTTGATGCCCAGGAACAAAAACAGCACGATCAAGCCCAGCAGCACCCCGATCAGGATATCCATCTGATGGACACTGAGGGGAAAGCGGTCGTACAGCTTCTCTTTCGGGTTGACAAAATGGGGGTCGCCGTTGTCCAGCAGCTTATGCTGCGGCTCCTGCCCGGCCTGTGCAGCCCGCTGGGCGTCCAGCGCGGCTTGCTGCCGGGCCAGTTCGGCTTCCTTGGCAGCCAGTGCTGCCTCCCGCCGGGCAAGCTCGGCTTCTCGGTTGGTCTGTGGTTCGCTCATAGTCTGTTTTCCTCCCTGCTCATGGGGCTGTTGCTTTCCCTTTCAGTGTATCACATAAATAGGAACAGAACAAGGTGGGACTCTGGCCCGCAGGCGGGGGAAAGGGGCGGGCGCCTGCCCGTGCTGGGACCGATGCGATAAAAACAAATGGCCTGTGCTTTCGCACAGGCCATTTTGAAAAGGGGTCTGCCCCGCTTTTTCTCGCAAAAAGTGGGAAGATGCTGTGGTATCCTTACAGCAGCACGTACTTCAGGATGAACATCACAGTCAGCACATACATCAGGGGGCTGATCTTCTTCTCCTTAGCCTTGCCGCTGATCAGGTTGAGCAGAGTCCAGGAGATGACGCCGATGGCGATGCCCTCCGAGATGCTGTATGCCAGAGGCATTGCGGCAATGGTCAGGAAGGCGGGGATGCCGTCGCAGGGATCGTTGAAGTCGATCTTAGCAGCGGAGCCCATCATGTAGAAGCCCACGATGATCAGAGCCGGTGCAGTGGCAAAGGAGGGGATGGTCAGGAACAGGGGGCTGAACACGATGGCCAGCAGGAACAGAACGCCGGTGGTCATAGCGGTCAGGCCGGTGCGGCCGCCCTCGGTCACGCCGGAGGCGCTCTCCACATAGGTGGTGGTGGTGGAAGTGCCGAACACAGCGCCCACGCTGGTGGCTACAGCATCGGCCATCAGTGCGCCCTTGATGCGGGGCAGCTTGCCGTCCTTGTCCAGCATATCGGCCTTGGAAGCCACGCCGATCAGGGTGCCCAGGGTGTCGAACAGGTCAACAAACAGGAAGGAGAACATCACGGCGAAGAAGTCCAGCGGGTGGATGGAGCTGAAGTCCATCTTGAACACCTGGCCGAAGGTCTTGCCGAAGGAAGAAAAGTCGAAGCTGATAAAGGCGGTGGGGATCACAGAGTACATGCCCAGCTCAGGGTTGGGGATGTACAGGCCCACCAGCTCGCAGACGATGCCCAGGCCCCAGGTGATCAGGATGCCGTACAGGATGCCGCCCTTGACCTTTTTCACCAGCATGACGGCGGTGATCAGCACACCGATCAGGGTGAGGATGGCGCCGATGCCCACGCTGTTGAAGGTCTCGCCCTTAAAGTGCTGGTAGCTCACCAGGGTAGAGCTGTTGTCCACGATGAGCTTGGCGTTCTGCAGGCCAACAAAGGCCACAAACAGGCCGATGCCCACGCTGACAGCGGATTTCAGGGTCATGGGGATGGCGTTGAAGATGCCCTCGCGGACGTTGGTCAGGGACAGCACGATGAACACCAGGCCCTCCACAAAGACGGCCATCAGGGCGACCTGCCAGCTGTAACCCATGGTCAGAACCACGGTGTAGGCAAAGTAAGCGTTCAGGCCCATGCCGGGGGCCAGCGCAAAGGGGTAGTTGGCCATCAGGGCCATCAGGGCGGTGCCCACAAAGGCCGCCAGAGAGGTGGCGATCAGCACAGCGTTGGCATCCATACCGGCAGCAGACAGGATGTTGGGGTTGACCGCAAGGATGTAAGCCATGGTCATGAAGGTGGTGATACCTGCCATGATCTCGGTTTTTGCATCGGTGCGGTTCGCTTTCAGATGAAAGACTTTCTCGAGCATAGATTCCTCCTAATGACTCGCTCAGCGGGCGATGTATACAAGCCGCAGTCCCGCTGGAAAAAAGCTTTCTCGCAGTCATTTGACCGCAAGGAACGAACAAAGCCTATTTTAGCACGGACAACTGTCCTTTGTCCAGCCGAAAAAGTAGGATTATTAACACTTTTGCCATTTTTTGCGGGAGAAGTATGACTAATAACGCAAAGTTGTATACAAAAAAGCCCGCGTCTGCCTTTTAATGGCGGCGCGGGCCTTTGGGGGAGAACGGTTACAGCGTTCCACGCTGGAACTTGGCTAGGTAATGCTTATTGTGCAGGTGGGCGGTGCGGGTCTCGGTCTCGGTGCGGCGCACACCCTGGCGGCAGTGGTCACAGCGCCATGTATAGAACACGCTGCGCTCTATATGGCTGTCCAGGCAGCGTGGATTCTCTGCGCAGCGTAACGTTCCGGTCACAACCCAGGGAGAGTAGGCTGTCTCCAACTGTTGGAGCTCCCCTTCCCCACATTTGGGGCAGGGGTCTGCGGCAGCAGGTGCCTGGGCAAAGGCTGGCAGGGCCAAAGCCGCCGCCAGCAGCAGGGAGAAAAGCAGCAGGGACGGGAGCTTTTTCATCTGAGAGAACCTCCTTTGGGGCTGAAGTAGTTATAACGTACCATTACGCAGCTTTTGCTGGTAATGCTTGTTGTGCAGGTGGGCGGTGCGGCTCTCGGTCTCGGTATAGGCGTGCAGAGCCTGGCAGTGGTCGCAGTAGCGATAGTAGCTGACCTGACGTTCCAGGACCCCATCTTTGTGCCAAACGCTTTCCTCACAGGGAAGCGTACTGCATAGCTTCCACGGGGTGGATGCAGTCAAAGGGTGGATGCGGCCCTCTCCGCAGGAGGTGCACACACTTCCTGCGGCAGGCAACTGGTTTTT